>Ga0155983_101_pt1 | contig 11778 bp, 10 predicted proteins | sample RifCSPlowO2_02_FD_107637 | JGI IMG/M metagenome (GOLD analysis project Ga0155983, IMG submission 107637) | Candidatus Ryanbacteria bacterium RIFCSPLOWO2_02_FULL_44_40 | reverse complement strand
TGGTTCGAGCCAATTCTTTTGAGAAAATCCCGTCTCGCGACGGGATTTTCTTGCAAAGCGATAATTTTGGCTTGTTGAGCCGCTAAAACGAATTGCCGGGCCGGGTTCGAGCCAATGATTGCCGTTTCGTTCAAAATCCTTTGATTTTTCGGAAAGCTCGGCCTTTTCGGTAATAAGTTTCTCTTTCTTGGCAGTGTATTCCTCGCGTGAAATCGTGCCGTCCAAATGAGCGTCTAAAAGCAGGTCGAGCTTTCCTTCGGGGTTCGAACCTTCGCGATTATTTCTCCGGACACGAGTGAGACGGTTTAAATTAACATACGTTAACCATTGACACAGCAGTTAACATGGACTATTATTCAATAATATGGACAAAGAATTTCTTTCCACAAGCGAGGTGGCGAAGTTATTGGGTATAAGCCGAATAGCGGTTTTTAAGAAAATTAAATCCGGCGCCATAAAGGCCCGAAAAATTGGCCGTAATTTTGCCATTCATAAAAACGATTTACCCGATATCCTAGGGAAAACTCTCACAGAAGAAAAAAAGAACGCCATTGAAGCTGCTGTAAAGAAAGCTGTTAAGGAATATGGAAAAACATTGCGGCTCTTAGGACAAGAATAAAATCGCTGACTATAGGAGAGGTAGAATATGTTGCTTTTCGTCTGGCGAAAGAAACCATGAAATGGAATGAACCGATTCCGTCCTTTGAAACTAGATTTCCGAATATTCTAGAAAGCTGTTTAGCTGTACCATTCCAGACTTTTCAGAGAAAACATGCATATAGGGGTTTGCTGAATAAAACCGCCACTCTTTTTTATTTAATGGTTAAGAATCATCCTTTTCAGAACGGCAACAAACGAATCGCAATGACCACTATGCTTTATTTTTTATACAGAAATAAGAAGTGGCTACGGGTTGATAACCAAGAACTATATAATTTTGCAAAATGGGTAGCGGAGTCAAACCCAAAGTTAAAAGAAGAAACAGTTCGAGCAACTGAAAAGTTTATCAAAACTTACATCGCTGATTTATAAAATGAAAATCAAGGATTTATTTATGCTGAGCGGTTCGACTATGCTCACTGTAAACAAAGTCGAAGCGCCAAAAGTTGATAAAACGAGTGAAAAACACAAAAGCGAAGGGCATAGAAAGCGCCTTCGGGAAAGATTTCTGCAATCAGGACTAGGTGGTTTTCATGACTACGAGATTGTAGAATTGTTTTTAACCTTGGGTACTCCTCAGAAGGATTGTAAGCCTACGGCTTCTTACGGGGTAAACAATTACGGGGCAGAAACGGGTTGATCCTCTCGGCATTCGGTGAGCAGTTGGTTCATTTGTTCCAAGATAACGGTGGGATACTTATATTCTTCCGCCCAATCAAACTTTCGAAAGCCATCACAATTCAATGCCGTAAAGGCTCGCGCGCTAGATCTTTTCGGGGTTTGCAAATCATGCGACAACAAATTAATAACTAAAAGATAAATTATTATGGAACCCTGTTAGAAATTGAACATATTGATCTAAAGGGGAGTAATATCATAAACTGATATGAGTACACAAATTTTTAACCGGGTGAAACAAAAAAGAATTATAGAGCTTCTGGTGATCGCTGGTTTCATCTTTATCGGACTTTTAAGTTTCTTTTGGGGAAGCGGGATTTTCGCCCCGAAAGAAACGCCTGTTTCGCAATCGGAATCAGGATTGCGGGTGCTTACGACATTTTTCCCAATGTACGATTTCGCAAAACAAGTGGGCGGGAGTCGAATCGGGCTTGATATGCTTTTTAGCCAAACCCCCGAAGTTTCTTCCTTCCTCCCGGCCGATATTCAGAAAATCAACAATGCCGATATGGTGATTAAAAACGGGGCCGGTCTTGAACCGGTGCTCGATGACCTGATTGCCTCAAGCGATCACACTGATATTGAAGTAATCGATACCAGCAAAGGCATTACCACCATTACCCCCACTAAAGGCATAGAACTTAAAGAAGGTGAATGGCATAAGGAAGATGAACACGGCCCTGTTGATCCGCACATCTGGCTTGACCCCAATAATGCGATTATTCAGGTTGGAAATATCCGCGACGCATTCATCGCCAACGATCCAGAAAATGCCGATTTGTATCATAAGAACGCGGAACGGTATATTGAGGAACTCCGCGCGCTTGATCAAGAGATTCGAGAAGCGATTGCCAAACTTTCCAAGAAAGATTTCATCGCGTTTCATTCCGCGTTCCAATATTTTGCTAAGCGCTACGGGCTTAATGAAGCGGCAACTATTGAAGAATTTCCCGGCAAAGAACCGTCTCCGCGCTATCTTTCCGAAGTAATAAAACTTATCCGGGAGCTTGGAATCACCGCGATTTTTTCAGAACCGCAGTTTTCTCCAAAAGTCGTTGAGGTGATTGCGCGCGATTTGAATCTTAAAGTGTATGCGCTCGATCCCGTAGAAACCGGCAATCTCGCGAAAGATTCTTACATCTTCATTATGCAGAAGAATTTAGAGCTTCTAAAAGAAGCACTACAGTAACTATGGCAACAATCTCTGTTCGTAATCTTCATGTCACCCTCAATAGCCACCATATCCTTGATGGTTTATCTTTTAATATTGAAAAAGGCGACATCGCCGCAATTATAGGCCCTAACGGTTCTGGCAAGACAACGCTTTTGAAAGCGATGCTTGGTCTTGTGCCATATCAGGGCGAGATTCAGATATTAGGAAGGGCGCCATGGGAACTGGCAGAAATCGCCTCAAAGATAGGGTATGTCCCACAGCGGCTTGAGTTTGACCGCACCATGCCGGTAATTGTTGAAGAACTTCTAAAGGCGCATCTTTCAGCTAAAAATTCTTTGCCGAAAGATACGCTCGCATTGATAGGGGTGAAGGCGCTTCTTTCCCAAAGCCTTGGTTCGCTTTCAGGCGGAGAATTCCAGCGCGTGCTTTTGGGATTGGCTATGCTCAATGAGCCGGAGATTTTGTTTCTTGATGAACCAGCTGCGAGTATAGATATTGAAGGCGCGGCTGAGGTGTATAAACTGATGGAAACTTTAAGAAAAGAAAAAGCGATAACCACAGTTCTCGTTTCTCACGATGTAGATGTGGTGTATCGGTACGCGAACTCCGTACTTTGCGTAAATCACAAGCTTCTCTGTAAAGGCATTCCGGAAAAAGCTCTTACTAAAGAAGTCATAGAAAAACTTTACGGCGGCAATCAAGCCGTATACGCGCATAAAGAAAAAAGAAATGTTTGAGATTTTTCAGCTTCAATTTATGCAAAGGGCGCTCGTTGCCGGCGTTCTCATGGGGGCGACGCTCTCGCTTCTCGGCGTTTTTGTGGTGCTGAGGCGTTCCGCGTTTTTCGGCGACGCGGTGGCTCACTTTGCTTTTGCGGGAATCGCTCTCGGCTTTTTATTTGCGATGAATCCCATAGTGGCGGCGGTGTTTGTATCGCTTTTCTTGGCACTCGGCATGGGATATCTCCAAAACCATGCGCCAACGCAGTCGCTTGATACCATTATCGGAATTTTTTTCTCTGGAGCGGCAGCTCTTGGCATCTTTATTATCGGGCTTCTTGAAGGATACCGTGTTGACCTTTTTCAATTCCTCTTTGGCGATATCATTGCCATTTCCTTTCAGGATGTAATAACTGCCCTTTTCATTTCCGTTCTCGTTGGCATTATATTTTTTCTTACTTGGAAGCCTCTTTTCAAAATCACCTTTAATCGGGAAATCGCTCAAGTTTCTGGAGTAAGAGTTCGTTTCTATGAATATCTGTTTCTGGGACTCCTCGCCGTTGTAACCGCTATGAGCATCAAGGTGGTCGGCATTATTCTTGTCCCGGCGCTTCTGGTCATCCCCGCCGCGGCAGCCAAAAACATCAGCCGAACATTCCGCCAGATGATGGTATACGCATTGCTCATAGGGGTATTAAGCGTATTCATGGGGCTGATGGGCTCTTTTTATTTCAATACGGCCTCCGGCGCGACCATTGTCTTATTTAGCATTTTTATTTTTATCGCGACCCTTTTGGGGAGGTCGTACAACAGACGCATGGATAAGTAAATCCCGTTAGAAGGGTGTAGCTCCAGCTCATTCCCGCATCTGTTCAAGTATTACTGTGCAGGAAGAAGCGTTTTTTCCAACAAAAAAAGACTCTCCAACGACCGGAGAGTCTTCAGGAAAGAATTTCAACGAGCTTGTCTTTTGGCATGTGGAACTCACCGGCTGTTACGAATCTCTTGCTTTGGGCATACTTCCGCGGAATAAAGTGATACACTTCAACGGTCGCGTTTTCAGCAAGATCGCCTGACTCCGCCTGTATTTCAAGCATTTCTTCACGGCTAATCATTAAACGTACAAACTGCTTGCTTTGTGCGACGATGACACATCGCAGTATCACGCCGAGCACTATGACGTCAATCACTTCGCCGAAGAATACATCTCGCGCATAGGTAGTGTAGTTGCATATCCTGCAGCCCCATACATCTGGGAAACCGTCTTCATGGGAGACAATGGCGAGACTGCCGCATTGCTTACACGCATAATTACTTACTCGGTTCCACATATCTTGCAAAAGCGAGTAGTACCTCATCGTGGGCACTCCCATTTTAAAATGACTCTAACATATATTGTACTCCTTCTTGGAATTTTTTCTAAAAAGACATAAAAGTGGATATTGTAATGCAGCAGTAAGACGAAATAATAAAGTATAAAAACCCCTGTCTATCAAGTGTTTTTACGCTTAGCAGGTAAAAATATGAAGATTTGACACAAAATCAAAAACCCTCGCGTCCAACGCGAGGGTTTTTGACTAGCTTTATCACTAGAAGTTGTTGCGGCGGGGCGGTCGGTTCTGCCGATAACAATCCCGACACTGCAGGGTGTCCGCCCGGCTTGGATCAGGATTAAATGGAAGTTCCTTTATATCAGCTCCGCATTTGGAACATTTCCAATCTCCCTGATACATCTTCCGTTCTCCACCGCCTTGATTTTCGTTGTATGCCACTTTGCCTGTGTAATTATTCTAATAAAAAAGAGACCTTTGCGATTTGTTTAGGCAATGGGTATATATAAACCCGCCTTTGCCTAGTCTCATCTAACCTACCTATTATACCCAAACCATCCTTTTTGTCAAAACTGTTTTTTATATGCAAGTTCAAAAATAGTAAGCTGTATTTATGAAATTACTTTTCATTTTTTAATAATTATCCGTAAGAGCGGATCGGCACTTCGCAGTAAAGAACCTTGTTTGTGGTATAAAGCTCCAGTAGTTATTGCTCAGGTTTTTGTAGGGGCGGATTATTTTCTTGGTGAATTTTAACTCTTATCCTGCATTTCGTGCATCTGAATTCATCACCATCTCTTATAAAATCACAGTGGCCTAATTGCATGCAGGGCCGTCTTTTTGGTTTTTCAGGTTCTTTTTCCATGAGGTTTTCTTATAGACGTATCTTACCGGAGAGTATGCCAGTGTCAATTTTTATATAGTCTCTAAATCTTCATTTCCGTCTCAATGCAAGCCTACTTGTCGGTGAAAAAGGTTGTGTTGTATAAATATCCTATATACTCGTTCGCAGTTTCATAAAAGACAGCCAGCAGAGCATTGAAGTTCCGTTTGAGTGATTGCGCGCCAGTATTATATGGGAACTATATGATTTACGGTTACAATAATATCAATATTTGGTAAAATAATATCAACCAGTTACTTTAAAGGTCGCCGGCGCAAAAAACTTTATCATATGAAAAATCTTCACAAGATAGCATTTGGTTTGCTGATATTGGGAGGACTGTTGGCTCTTCTCAACGCCCTCAATATTTATTTTGCGTTTCTGCCCAGTACATTCTGGCGGGGTTTGGGAATTTTGATCGGTGCCGCAGCTATTTACGAAATAGTTACACATACGCATCGTTGCAGGGAGTGTATATCAGGAAAGTCTCAAGAGTCCTCCGCGCAGGCATCACCTCCGCAGGAAGAGGCATAAACAGCATAACACAAACGCCCCGCTGAAGCGGGGCGTTTGTTTGCCAGTGTTTTTGCTTAAAGCTTTTTGATTTTAAGAATAGTAAATGATTTTTCAGTAGGAGTTGTACAATAAACACGACAACGTACAGATCGGCATAGTAGAAAGATTTTTTTTGCTTACGCAAGTGTATTTACATCAACAAGTACTTCGTCGGCGTGCTCGGCCGGTTTGACTTTTTCATATACTTTTGCAATGACGCCTTTCGGATTTATTAAAAAAGACTCCCGCGCCGTTCCCATATATGCTCTTCCAAGAAATTTTTTCTTTTTCCAAACGCCGTAGCGTTTCACAATAATTTTCTCCGGATCAGCAATCAAGGTGAAGGGGAGCGTGTATTTGTCTGCAAACTTTTTATGGCTCTCAACGGAGTCTTTACTTACTCTAAGTACCACGACATTTTTTTCTTTAAAGGTTTTATGTGTATCCCGAATGGAGCATGCCTCTTTTGTGCATCCGGGTGTGTCGTCTTTGGGATAAAAATACAGCAGCACCCATGTTCCTTTATGGTCGGAAATCCTATGGATGTTGCCGTTTTGGTCTTTTCCGGAAAAATCCGGCGCTTTATTCCCTGCTTTTACATGTCGCATATATCTTATGTATAAGAGTAGTTTTCAATCATACATATTATGATTGTCATATAAATTTCCGCCGTTAATATGAACGGAACACTTTTCTGTAAAACAACCGAGTAAGATAGTAAAACAGAAGCGCTAAAACGAAGTAAAAAAGTATTTTATATTTTAAAATGAAAAGCAGCGCATAATGTATATAGAGATTGAGATATTGGAAAATACCGGAATCTTTCAGCATCGCTTTTGTCCCTAGTCGTGCCTCCGCTCCGTTCTTTTTCGTTGTCGGCTGAACGGATTCTTTTTTTATGTTCTGCTCCTTCATCTCCGCTTTTAAGTGTTCGATCCTTCTTTCAATCTGCGCAAGTAACGCCTTCCTTGCTGTTTCTATCTTGTTGGCTATTAATGCTATTGCATGTGTTGCAAAAGGAAGGATGCTGTTTGCCTGCTCGGGAGAGGTTTCCGTTGTTTGGGGTGTTTGGGAAGCGGCTGGTTTTTCTGGAATAAGGGGATCTGTGTCTTTGGCATCGTTTATCCCATCTTCGTCGGTGTCTTGTTTGAGAGGATTTGTTCCAATGCTGACTTCTTTCGTATCCGGCATGCCGTCGTTATCATCATCGGCATCCGCGCTATTTCCAATAACGTCTTCATCGGTATCAATGTCAACAAAACGGTCGCTGACTCCGGTCTGACTGTTTTGTAAAACAATAGTAACTTCCTCGCCGCCGGGCAATATCATCTTCGCATTCGTAATGGATGCGGAGATTTTATGAGAGCCATACACTGCTTGCCAATCAGTCCATTGGTCTTGAACTCTCTCGTTCGCGATGGAGAAATTATTGCTGTTTATTGGAGTCTCATTGTCATAGAATACGATTGTTCCGGTAATATCCTGTCCGCTATTATTATGAAGGACGGTATAAATTCTTATATGATCACCGTCAAAAAAAGGTTCTTCGGAATACCAAATGTTGCCCTGTATAAAGCCGACATTCGTGAGCGTTTGGGTTTCCCCGTGAGCATAGAAGATCGGCATGATTGTAAGTGCCATCAGGATTGTAACGACGTATAAGTTCTTTTTTGTCATTATAAAATAAAGAACTGATATGAGGCTGTATTTTTATTTTAGCATGGTGTCGGGAATCATGCTGAAAAGAAATGAATCTTTTAAGGTAAAACGCTTTTCTCGACAAACATACAGATAAAAAGCATAATGTTAATTATACTATGGGAGGTCAAAGAAGTTTTTTTAAGGAAAATTTCTCCCGCTCACCGTTGTTGTATATGACCTGGGTTTTGTCAGGAAATTATTCCTGTTTTGGGTAGCATCTCAAGAAATGGGATGCATGGGAAAAAATTGCGAATCAATGTGCAAAATTCTTTAATTATTTCATCATACTTGTTTCATCATATCATGTATCTCAATCCTTCTTTTCCGAGCTCTGGCGCTTCCTATAAAGTTCATTCTTTCAGAATAAAAACAGCGACCTCTTTGCCGATTCCCGGAGGTAATTTAAAATTTTGAGTTCCTGACAAGACTTGTACTCTTGTTTGGGTTAAAGAATAACCTGTCAGAATGTCAAGCCATTTGAAGGAATATGTACCGGCACTCATGTTTTTGATCCCGATATCTCCAGATAGAGATGCGGAATAGGCAATATAACTTTGACCTGGATTTGCCAGTAGGTATTGGGTTCCAGCGCTTGCCAAATCATCTCTGGGGGACATTTTGTTTAAGGTTGTGCTCTCCATAAAGTTTACAAGTCGGCCACAGTCAACCAGGGTTTCTTTCGGGGTGTTATCTATTGTCCATCCAAGGGCCGTGACGTAAGCACCTGCCATCGCAGCAGCCCAATTCATTTTTCGTGCCGATGAATCAATCGGCTGGTTAGCCGCTTCCGACATGTTTAAGTTGTATCTTCCAGAAGCATTATTCCAAGCCTTCAATACCTCAACATGCATTTCTGTAGGGGTTGAAGGACTATTGATTTGCATAGCAAACTGTCCGATATTTGGATCGTTTGCAAATTCTGAAAATGAAATACTTTCATTTTTATGGACCCCAATGACATGTTGATTGTTGTCTGCTGAACGAATCACTTGTGCAATATTGGATACGCGAGTAGCCGAGAACTTTTCTCCATATTCTTCAGCAACAACCCAAATCAAATTTTTGTGGTGTTCAAATCGATTAACAATACCTTCAATAAAGGCTTTTTCAGCAGATCCAACGATATCACCCGTATTCCAAATATTTGCGCTATCATCATAAAAGAAAAAGTAGATCACGATAGAATTTCTGTCCATCTCGCTAAACCAACTCTCCCACTGATCTAAAACCTTGGCATTTAATCCTTTTGTAGGATCATGATTAATAAACGGATTGTGTGTGTTATTACCATCTCCACCATGAGAACGAATGGCCTGGAGGTAAATGCTGTTAGCCCCGGTTCCTTTAAGTTTGTTAATAAGATTGAGTTGGTCACCACTTCGGGTTCCATCGTTCAGGAGTGTTCCGCGATATAAAAAGTCTTCCGGATCTCCCGGGCCACACATAAAGAAAGGTTTTCCATTTTCATAGATAAGCCACTCAGGATTAGTGGGATCAACGATTATTTTACCTTTACTTGTTGGGGTGGGGGTGGGCTCAGGTTGAGCAACTACGGCATTGATAAGAGATCGTGCCACGCTGTTGAAGTCCCGATTATAGCCACTTTGGTCGCGAGTTCCGCTTTGCCAATGAACAACAACCATTCTTTGAGATGGAAATACAGTAAGCACTTTCGTGCCCCAGTGACCAACGGCTTGATAAGTATCAGCAGGTAAGTCTGGAAATAATTTTTTATTTGCATTGAACCAGAAGTTAGCTCCATATACACCAGGTCCCAGACTTGATAGATCATTGCCTCCTCCTATTGTGCCAACACCTAGGTAGTCATCCACAGAGCTTCCTGTTGTCCTAGGAAGATTGGATGGCACCTGGACATTCACGTACAGGTCAAAATATTCTTTGGGGAACAGTTGTCGTCCGTTCCAATAACCTTTGTTTGCCCAAAGCCATCCAATTCGGGCAAAATCTCTCACAGAGGTGCTCAATCCATAGCCATCCCTGCTGGAAAAAATCGAACCATCTTGAAAGCCCAAGGCACCCAGACGATTTGTATTGATGGCGACTTGGTTGGCATTTGAAGTGCCATAAACGCCATCATAGAGCATGCGGACATAAAGTTTGATAGCATAGTCATTATATGCCCAAGCTTCCCCCGGCCCTTCAGGAAGGGTGTATCCGCTCGTCATGTTGGAGAGATGACGAAAGGTCATAGGGAGGTCAGCCGATCTTAAACTCTTACCCAAAACCTTGTTAACGTAAGATGCAATGCGATCGCCAATGCCTGAAAGTTTTCCTTCTTTGACCGCAAAGAAAAGCAGTGTGGAATGTACCGGCTTTGCAGCGGATGCCCAGTCGTTTTTATCGCTCAGGCTTCCCCAAGAAGCGACCTGATAACCATCTTTGATAACCATGCCATTGCTACTGAAATTCCTAACAGCAGAAACAAATTGGTCGACTCCCGATTGTTTAAGTCCCACGTCTTCAGGATTACGCGCTGCCCAGCTGGCTCCTGGGAAAACGATTCCTATATCCACTGAACCTGTACCGGGTAACACGGGTTCATCAGAATCAATGTTGCTGCATTGTGCAGTATTGAGCGTGCAGTTTGTATTACACGACACCGTGCCTTTATCGTACCCAAGACTACGACAAGTGTTTCCTCCAAGGTTGGAGCCCTCGCACGTTTCTCTTGCCGAAGTCTGGATTGTTCCATCGCCGCAGAATTCGTTTGGAATGCAGTTGCCGAAACTGCCCCACTGGCAGGCATTGGTGCCGGCAGGCGGATTACAGGCTCGGGTCTTCGTGCCTTTGTACCCATCAAGCGTCGTGCAGGAGAGTATTTCAGTATTCCCATCGCACGCTTCTGTTCCTTCCCGGACGTTATTGCCGCAGACATAGTTCACACAAGAGTCAGTATTCCATCGGCAGTTCGTGCTGCAGGTAATCGGCCCTCCGCTATCAAACCCCTTTTGGATACAGGTGGGGGCAATACGCTGCACGCCGATCTCACATTCTTCCGGAGCAGTGATGATGTTATCACCGCATGAGAGGACGGGACAGGAGGCGTTGGAGGCATAGCAGGCGTTACTGCACCAGGCATAACCGGCAGCAGCGCAGGAGAATGCAGTGGTGCATTTGGAGGGAGTCGTCGTACAGGTCAGCGGACAATCCTGCGCGCAGACGGCGCTGGTCTCTCCCGTTTCGCAGATTGCATTGCCGCAGATAGGCGCTGATAGAAAGGAAGAACAATTTGGGATACCGTAGTTTTGCCAGTTTGAGGGATCACTGTTAGCGGCATTGGGTTTCCAGACGAACCGCGACCGTGGGATGGCGCGGCACTGCGCCTCAATACTTGCAACATAGTTGAGATATTCCTGGTCGGTGCGGTTGAAAATCTTTGATTGGACGATTGCTCCATCGCTGAAAGTCCAGGTGTGGAGTATCCATGTGGAGGTTGAGACTTGGCCACAATCACTCGGGCAGCTGTTTTGGGTTTCTCCCGTTTCGCAGATTGCATTGCCGCAGACGCTGGTCGGCGTTGGCTGTGGTGTGGGCAACAGCGGCGTGCCCGTGCAATCCGGGATGCCGTAGTTTTGCCAGTTTAAGGAATTGCTGTCTGCCACGCGAGCGCTCCAGCGGAATTGAGTGATTGGAATCGCGCGACACCGCGCCTCAACACTTGCAATGTAGTTCAGATATTCCTGGTCGGTGCGGTTGAAGATATGTGAGATCTGGGCCTTGCCATCGCTAAAGGTCCATGTGTGTATGATGCGAGTAGCAGTGGAAAGCGGGGGCGTGGGCTGTGGAGTGGGAGTAGGAGTGGGTGACGGCGGTTGCGGAGATGGCGAGAGACTGTCACGATCCGCAATCAGATCGTTGAGTTGTTTGCGAGTCGCGGACCCCACATACCCCGTACCATTCGCCAGTCCTATCGGAATCAGCACGTCTTGGGCATAGAGGTTCTGGAATTTGATCACTGCTACTTTGGTGATTGGTCCGAAATAGGTGGTTTCCTGACCGGGAGATCCGGGACCGGTTGCGGCAAGCCGGGTTTGGGAATTATTGTTTAACTCCTGC